>Ga0268360_1000006_pt1:0-32500 | contig 713700 bp, 489 predicted proteins | sample BioMet11_FD_192465 | JGI IMG/M metagenome (GOLD analysis project Ga0268360, IMG submission 192465) | Sewage microbial communities from Oakland, California, United States - Biofuel 11 (Illumina Assembly) | ecosystem: Engineered > Wastewater > Sewage > Unclassified | place: USA... | reverse complement strand
TGTAATCAGGCTGCCGAGAAAATCTTCGTACAGGAAAAATTTATCAGTTCGTACCGCAAACCGACACAGGTAGACGGGATGAGTATTCTCAGGTGCTCGAGTGAGCCGTGGTTAAGGAACTCGGCAAATTAGCCCCGTAACTTCGGGATAAGGGGCGCCCCAAGTAAGTGAAAGCCTTTACGGTTGTAGCTGAAAAGGGCCGCAGTGAAAAGGCCCAAGCAACTGTTTAACAAAAACATATGTCTCTGCGAAGTCAATTAAGACGATGTATAGGGACTGACACCTGCCCGGTGCTGGAAGGTTAAGAGGAGAGGTCAACGCAAGTGAAGCTTTGAATCGAAGCCCCAGTAAACGGCGGCCGTAACTATAACGGTCCTAAGGTAGCGAAATTCCTTGTCGGGTAAGTTCCGACCTGCACGAATGGTGTAATGATTTGGGCACTGTCTCAACCACGGGCTCGGTGAAATTGTGGTACCGGTGAAGACGCCGGTTACCCGCATATGGACGGAAAGACCCCGTGCACCTTTACTGCACCCTAACATTGGGTTCGGGTAAAGCATGTGTAGGATAGGTGGGAGGCTTTGAAGCCGGGGCGCCAGCTTCGGTGGAGCCAACCGTGAAATACCACCCTTGCTTTGCTTGGATTCTAACCTCGATCCTTGAATCAGGATCAGGAACAGTGTTAGGCGGGTAGTTTGACTGGGGCGGTCGCCTCCTAAATTGTAACGGAGGCTCTCAAAGGTTCCCTCAGCATGGTTGGTAATCATGCGGCGAGCGTAAAGGCAAAAGGGAGCTTGACTGCGAGACTTACAAGTCGAGCAGGTGCGAAAGCAGGACTTAGTGATCCGACGGCAGCGAGTGGAAGTGCCGTCGCTCATAGGATAAAAGGTACGCCGGGGATAACAGGCTGATCTTACCCAAGAGTTCATATCGACGGTAAGGTTTGGCACCTCGATGTCGGCTCATCGCATCCTGGGGCTGAAGAAGGTCCCAAGGGTTTGGCTGTTCGCCAATTAAAGCGGTACGTGAGCTGGGTTCAGAACGTCGTGAGACAGTTCGGTCCCTATCCTATGCGGGCGAAGGATACTTGAGAAGGGTCGCTTCTAGTACGAGAGGACCGAAGTGAACACACCTCTAGTGTACCAATTATCACGCCAGTGGTATCGTTGGGTAGCTATGTGTGGTTGTGATAAGCGCTGAAAGCATCTAAGCGCGAAGCACGCTTCAAGATTAGGTATCCCTTACGTAAGTAACTAAAGACTCCTCGGAGATGACGAGGTTGATAGGCTGCAGATGTAAGTGTAGTAATACATTCAGTCGAGCAGTACTAATAAGTCGTGAGACTTAACCATTTAAATTTTTATACACAGTAGATTTACTAAATCTGATTTATGACTCACTCTTTCTTCTTTCATTATTTATTGATTTTTTAGATTTTTGGCGACTATAGCCTGGGTGATACACCTCTTCCCATTCCGAACAGAGTAGTTAAGACCCAGTACGCCGATGGTACTGCATGCGCAGGTGTGTGGGAGAGTAGGTAGTTGCCAATTTTATTTTTAAAGCCTCTGTCAGAAATTTTCAGAGGCTTTTTTGTTTTAAAAATTATATTTAGAATATGCTTTAATAAAGATGAGCAGAAAAAATCAAAATGTTTAGATATTATATATCTAGATAATGTTATTGCTCAGATATTTATCTATCTTGAAATCAAAGTATATGACATAATTAATAATTAACTGCCTTCACTTTCAGTTCAAAAATTTATATTTTTTTCGATAATAATAAAAAAAATATTCAGAATTATGTTAAGCGATGAAGATAAGATAAAATGGTTTGATCTGGCTGTTAAGTTTCAACTGCAGGGATTGATATTTCTTACTATGAAATCCAGGCAGCTTTCAGGAGCAAAATGGGCAATTGAGGATTTAAGCAATCATAAAGTACTTAATTCTAATCTTGAATGGGAGGATGAGCGCCCACTTAAAGATAGGGATGAATCATACATGATTCGTACAAGATTTGATTTTGATACTGCGATGGCATTGTATGATCAGTATAAGATGGTAATGGAATAATTGTTTTTGATATTCTTAGAGAAATAATGATTCAGAAAATGTTGATGAATCTACCACCATTCTTAAAATACTAAAAACATGAGTTTAAGGGATTATTTTTCCAAATGGGCTAAGGATTTTAAGTTGTATTATTTCCTGTATTCTCCAGTTGTAATTACAGGCATATTTGATATTTTTTATTTCCCTTAAAATTATCCAGGGTTAAATGAATTTTTGGACCATATTAAAAGGCCACAAAAGGGGATTGGTTTTTATTGCAGTCCTTCTTTTAATTGAAAATATAGCCTGGGTTATTGAGCCTACCGTTTTTGGTAATTTGATTGATGAGTTTATTGATAAAGCGCAGGGAAGGAAGATTGTTATTGATGAAAAACATTTATTTCCTTTGTTTGCATGGGTTGGCATTTATCTTATAAATTCATTTAGTGGTTCTGCCAGAAGAGCTATTGAACCCAGGACTTATCAGAATATTTATGTGAATATTATTACTAAAATTACTGAGCAGGGGGAAAAGAACAGTATAGAAACTTCCAAAATAACTGCACGTGCCCAATTAAGCCAGGAATATATTACATTTCTACAATATCGTACAACTGAATTTATTGAGCAGGCAATTGCAATTTTAGGTGCCATTACCGCTGTAGCAGTTTTTGATATCCGTATATCGCTTCTTTGCCTTTTTGCTGCAATTCCAATATCTGCTGTAGGATTCATATACTACAACCGGATTTCATTACTGCAAAACAGTTTGCATGATAATTATGAAGCTACATACGATGCATTCAATAAACGTGATAATAAGCGTGTTATTTCTATGTTCAGGAATATGGCCAAGACTCAGGAAAGAATAGGCAGATGGAGCGCATTAAATTTTAGTGCTATAAGATTGTTCCTGCTGCTTATTTTTATCGGGGTGCTTTATATTTCAATTGACCTGGATGACTTTACCACAGGGAATATTTATTCAATAGTTGCTTATCTGTGGACATTTACTACTTCGGTTGAATATCTGCCTGAAATTATGGAAAGCTGGACTTCCTTAAAAGATATTACTGCAAGGATTAAAACAGAGGGGCAATAATGGTCTCTGCTTTAATCCAAATAAATTATTCATGCCCCTTGTCTTTTGTATCCATTGGTTCAAGGTGGGTCAGTACCTGTACATCTGCCTGAATAGCTGATTTAATTGAAGTTTCCAGATCTGTTGCGGTATTGTGTGCATCTTCAAGTAATACCCCTGATGGGAATAATAAATGGAATTCAATCCAAATAGAATCTCCGCTTTCACGGAACCTTAAGTGGTGGTATTCCAGCCCAAGTTTTTGAACTTCAGTATCAAGCAGTGTACGAATAGTGTTACCCAGCTTGTTGTCAGTTTCATCCATAAGACCGCCAATAGCCTGCCTGATAAGCTTTCCGCCAGTCCAGAGGATATTAAGTGCAGCAAGAATAGCAACAATAGGATCAAAAGGCAGCCAGCCTGTAATCCAGGTAAGTAAAAGGCCTGCAACAACCCCAAAGCTTGTCCATGAATCAGTTAGTACATGTTTGCCGTTTGCAATCAGGATGATGGAATTTGTTTTTTTACCCTTGCGAACAAGGAACCATCCAAGGAACAGGTTTATGACTGAAGCTGATAAAGTAAAATAGGTACCTTTATCAATATTAGAAATTTCTATTCCGGTTATAAACTTTTCAACGGAAACCACTATTATATAGGCTGCAGCAATGACTATAAGAAAACCTTCAACACCGGCAGAAAAATAACTTACTTTACTATGTCCGTAAGTATGTTTTGCATCAGCGGGCTGCAGGCTTAGCCACAAGCTAAATACTGCAAAGCCAACACCAATTATATGAACAACAGATTCAGCTGCATCAGATAAAATTGCAGAAGAGCCGGTTAGGTAGTAAGCATACCATTTTATAAGAAGCATTAGCAGCCCGAAATAAAAAGATAGCCTGATAGCAAAGTATTTTCCGTTGGAATCAGAAGCAGGTGCGGTCATTTTTCTCCCTTATTATATAATACAAAAATAGCGTTTTCTTTGAAACGCGAAAATAGACTAATACAAGTTTTAAAGTATTGAAAACAGCCCGGTCTTTTCAGGCAGGGCTGTTTTGAAGAACAAATTAATTAAAAACAATAAATTTCCCTTTTGGCGTCATTGAAATTCCACACTTTGCAGGTGGTTCAGTATCATATGTGTTCCCGCATACAGGGCATACAAAGTATTTTGAAGGCAGAGATTTTTCTTTGCCTGCCTCAAGCTGAGCAAGGGCATTTTTATATAATGCCTGATGTTTCTTTTCTACCTGATATGCATAATTAAATGAAATAGAAGCTTTATTTACTTTCTCATCTTTTGAAGATTTCATAAAAGAAGGATACATTTTATCCACTTCATATGTTTCACCATTTATAGCATCCTGAAGATTCTCTTTTGTTGATTTCACTTTAAATTCAGGCTTAATTTCTCCGGATTTCTCTCCAAGTTGTTCCAGTACTGCTTTATGGTTATTTGCATGAATGTTTTCAGCTTTTGAAGCTGCTTCAAATAGTAAAGCTATTTTGGCATAGCCTTCTTCATTGGCTTTTTTTGCATAAGCTGCATATTTGGCACTGGCAGTAGTTTCACCCTTTATTGCCGATTTAATGTTTTCTAAGGTTACAGATGGTACCTTAGCATTTAATCCGGACACTGATAGAAACAATACTGCTGCAAAAGCAATCATTTTGAACTTCATATCTTCTCCATTTTGTTTTAATTGAATGGATGTAAAAATATGAGTCAATAATAAAATGAAGCTTAAATAATTCTTAAGATATTCTTAAAAAGCAGTATTGTTTATGTGTTACAGGAAAGATAAAAGGTGGTGCCTTTATTTAACTCACTTTTAACACTTAGTTCCATATTTTGCAGGTCAACAAGCCTTTTGGCAATTGCAAGCCCAAGTCCTTTACCGGCTATTTTGGAATTTCTTGATTCGTCAATGCGATAGAAGCGGTCAAATATCCTGTCAATTTGTTCCGGAGGAATTCCCAATCCATGATCAGTTACAGAAAGAATTATCTTGTTATCAGAAGTTTTGACAAAGATTTCTATTCTGGATTTTTCCGGAGAATACTTTACAGCATTTGAAATAAGGTTTTCAAAAATAACATCAAGCATTGCCGGATCAGCATATACAGAAAGTTCTGTATTGCCGCCCGATTCAATTGTAATCTTTTTTTGATTAAGCAAAGGAAGTAATCTTGTAACTGATTCGGAAATAACGTCAGAAATCTTTACCTGTCTGAACTTTGGGAAAATCCCCGAATTTTCATATTTCGATAATTCGAGAAGCTGATCAACCAGAAACGAAATACGATCCACTTCGGATATAACAGTAGTAATTTTTTCAATATATTGTTGTGGCTCACGTGGTTTCCTAATCAGCACTTCAAGAGTTCCCTTGATAATAGAAAGAGGCGTTCTTAATTCGTGCGAGGCATCTGCAGTGAACTGCTTCTCTCTCAATATAACATTACCAAGACGATCAAGCAGTTGGTTTATAGTTTTGGTAAGAACAAGAAGCTCATCATTATGATGAGGCAGTTCAATTCTCTCATCAAGATTTTCATTTGTGATTCGAGCTGCAGTTGAGCTTATTCTGTTTACAGGAGAAATTGCAGAACCAGCAATAAATCTTGAAAGAAGAAATAATATCATAAGTGCAAGCGGATATCCTACCAGAAGAGTATATTTAAGATTATCAAGAACAACCAGCGATTCTCTTAAAGGTATTGCAATCAGTAGGTAACCAAGTGTTTTTCCTATAGGATTAACTATAGGGGTCTGAAGCTGCCGAATCTGGGCTCCATCGAGATAAGTATCAAAATATGCCTGGCTGGTTATATGAGGGCGAAAAACAATACCAGGCTTTGCAAGATTTGGGGTTTTCCTAATTATATTTCCCAGTGTATCGACCACCTGGATAAAAACCGGGTTAACCTCATTTCTACCATGTTCTGCTTCGGACCATTCTGATTGATTTGAAAAATGAATTCCGTTGTTAAGGACAGCAATACCCGAATAAATTTCATCAGTCTCCGCATCAAGATCAGAATCAAGGTGTTCATACACAGTATTAAATACCATAAGATAAATGGCAAAGAACAAAACTGCAATTAATACAGCAGTAATGCTTATGAAATAGAATGAAATTCGACTTCTGAAACTTAACTTTATCATGCTTCTTTAACCAGGTAACCAACGCCTCTTATGGTCTGTATATAATTATTCGCCTGTACAGAGTTGAGTTTCTTTCTAAGGGAATTAATATAAACATCTATAACTGAGGTATCAGCATCAAAATGAATGTCCCATACATGTTCAATAATCCTGGTGCGGGTACAAACTTTGTTTTTATTCCGGAGAAGATATTCAAGTAATGCAAATTCTTTCTGAGTAAGAAATATTTCGCTGCTTTTATATAATAACTGGTGAGTGCCGGGGATTAAGCTAAAATCTCCGAATTTAAGTGCTAAATCCACATCATTCTTTGAACGAAGCTGAACCCTGATTCTAGTAATTAATTCTTCAAATGCAAAAGGTTTTTTAATATAATCATTTGCTCCGGCCTCAAGTCCGAAAACTGTATCCTGTACAGACCCTTTTGCAGTAAGAAAAATAACAGGTGTAGCGTGGTTTTCCTTCCTGAATTGTCTGCATACTTCAATGCCGCTTAAGCCCGGAATAAGCCAGTCAAGCAAAACAATATCATAATCATTTACCAAAGCAAGATGAAGCCCGCTATTTCCATCAGAAGCAATATCTACGGCAAAACCTTCTTCTGAAAGCCCGTCTCGTAAAAAATTAGCAATACCCGGCTCATCTTCTACAATTAATATTCTCATAAATTATTTTACTAATCATTATCATTGTTTTTAGATTCAGTACCAGCGCTTGTGTTAGTATTATCCTGAGGAGTGAAACCGTAATCTATTTGAACTCCTGCAGCATGTTTGTATACAAGCTGTCCGCCATAGTGGCCTGTTCTAACTATAGAAACAACTGCAAGGAGGAATAACCCAAAGCCTGCTGCCTTAAATACACCGGTATATTTTTTAAATATAAATAAAACTATTCTTACTGCGGCGGCAACTGATATAATCCAGAGAGAAAGCTCTGCTGCTTCCTCATGGGTTTCCAGTGCACGGCTTAAGGCGCCGGCTTCAGAAATCCCTTCACCGGCGTTTTGTCCGGTAATGTATGCAGCAATTACTCCAACTGAACCCAAAATTAATAAATAGAATGCTGAAGTAGAAAAGAATTCTTTCTTCCAGAAAAATGAAAGAATTTCTGCGATAAATCCCACGATTATTAAAGCTATTGGGAAATGTACAATCATTGGGTGTAAGAATGATGCGTCAAACATAATTTCTCCTTTTTTCTTTGAAGGAAAAATAGCTCACGTCTCTTAGCTCATCCTAAATGAATTCTTAAGAATAGCTTAAAATGCGTAAAAGTTTTTCTTTATTATTAACAGATATCCTGATTAACCAGACAAACCCGGTTCTTAGTTATACTCTTTTTCCCTCAAATAAGGCTAAAATAGATATTATAATTTATGGGCATATCCAATATACATTACCCTTGTAGAGGAAGTTAATCCCAATTGTAATTCCAAATGTCTGTTAATGCCTGTGAAGCCCATTCCTGAAAATTTATCCGGGACATTAAAGCCCGATGCTTCAAGATACTGCCTTAACTCTTCCGGCCGGATAAATCTCCGGGGGTCATGTGTTCCTCCTGGTATAATTCTCAGTACATCTTCAACAAGGGTTACAGCCATAAAACCAGCAACACGGTTACGATTAATAGTATCAAACAAGAACAATCCGCCGGATTTCAGTACTCTGCTTATTTCAGAAATTACTTTTTTTACATCATTAACATGTTCCAATACATCAACACAAACCACAATGTTAAATGTATTGTTATTAAATGGGAGTGATTCTCCCGTCCCAACATGGTATCTAATATCCAAAACTGAAGAACATGCATGTTTTGAGGCAGCCTTTATTATAGACGCATTAGCATCAATACCAGTTACTATGGCTCCAAGCTGATGCAGCTCCTCTGACATATATCCGCTGCCGCAGCCAAGATCGAGTACTTCCATGCCTTTCCATGTTTTAACAACTTTATTAAAATACTGCATTCTTGGATAAACCTGACTGGCAAGAAGCCGTTGAAACTTATGGGTTGTATCCCACATTGAGTCTGCATATCTATCATATATTTTTTGACTATTTCTTTCCAATGCTAACTCCATAAATCAATTTTGTTGGTGCAATATATCTTTTGATTGCGCTTTTTACATTAACATTTGTTAATAAACAATGCCTGGCGGGTATGATAAAAATGATATCGCAGCTGTTTTATCTGAGAAGACTAAAAAACTTGTTTGTTATTAGTATATGGGTGGTGACTTATTCCTCAGTCTTGCGTAGATTTGGGCGATACTTTTTAATTGAGCATAAAAACAGGATTTTCGGAGAACACGTTGGGAATTTCAGTTATTTTTGATATGGATGGTGTAATTATTGACAGCAATCCATATCACAAAAAAGCGTGGAAAACTTTTTGCAGCAGGCATAATATTTTAATAAGTGATAATGAACTGGAAACAAAGATTTACGGAAGAACAGGGGATGATGCCCTTCCGGTTTTATTTGATAAACAGCTTAATAATGAACTTATTGCTTTATACTGCAGTGAAATAAATAAGAATTACCGGGACCTTTTTGCACCATATATTAAACCCTTGCCTGGTTTAAGGGAATTACTTAATGAACTTCTGTCGGCAGGAATAAAAACTGCAATTGCAACTTCAGCTCCGCCTGTTAATGTTGAATTTGTTTTGAGTGAAACACATCTTGAAAAATATTTTGATATAATTATTGATGATACAATGATAACCCGCGGCAAACCAGATCCTGAAGTCTATATTAAGGCTGCTGAAAAGCTTAATATACCTGTCCGGGACTGTATTGTTTTTGAAGATTCATTGTCTGGTATTACTGCGGCAAAGACTGCCGGAATGGGTGTTATAGGGGTAACTACAACACATAGTGCTGACGAATTAAAGGGAACAGATTTTATTATAAATGATTTTTTTGATGTGACCATTAATGACCTTGTACAAATTGCTGAAAGCCGCAAAGAATAAAACACAATGCCGGAAGGGAGGTAATCAGTAAATATCTGCCCCGCTTCTCGTTGCAACATAAGAACCAAGTTTGTTGGCTGCTTTAAGTATATTTGCAGCGTTTTTTTGTTTCAACATTCCATCAATAAAAGCCGCCAGAAAAGCATCACCTGAACCAATTGTATCCTTAACTTCAACTTTAAAGCCGGGATGTTCAATCCAGGTATTATTCATGAGTAAAGCGGAACCGTCTGCTCCTCGCGTAACACATATTATATTAGACCCAAATTTGTCAGCAAGGGAATAAACAGCAGGCTTTAATTCTGTTTGAAAACCAAACCATCTGCTTAGGGTATATAATTCTTCATTATTTAGTTTTATAACAGTACTTTGATATAATGTCTTTTCAACTATCTCCCGGTTGTCATAAGGCGGGCGGAGATTAACATCAAAAACATTTATCTTTTTAAGCCCAAGCAGTTTAGACAGTGTATTTCGCGTTGTTTCGTTACGCTGGGCAAGGCTGCCATATACAATAACATCAGAACTTTCTGCAGCATCCAGAAGTTTTTTATCTTCACTTATAAAATCCCATGCAGCGGGGTTTACAATTTCATACGAAGCATTTCCTGAAGAATTGAGGGTTACATTTACAAGTCCTGTTGGATAAACAGGGTCATTCTGTATGAGCGAGGTATCCATTCCTTTTTCAGTAAGCCGCTTTTTAATTATTGACCCGAGGGTATCATTCCCAAGCCGGCTTGCAATATTGGATTTTATGCCAAGTTTATGCAGATGACATGCTACATTAAACGGTGCCCCGCCGGGAAATAAACCAGTAGGAAGAGAATCCCATAAAATCTCGCCAAAGCATAGTACCTTTTTCATGCCGGAAAATAATAATAAATAGGATAATCTGGTATTGGCAGTTTACCAGAGAACATAGTGAAAGAGTATCTGTACTTATAACAACCTCATCTTGCCCTCTCCATATCAGGAGAGGGCTTTGGGCAAGTTTTAGACCAGAATTAATTCTTATGGAAGAGTTATTTATTTTATAAGCATAAGTTTTCTTGTTTGGGTATAATTACCTGAATTTATTTTGTATATATAAATACCGCTGGGTAATTCAGATGCATTGAATTCAACTTTATAATAGCCAGCATCTTTATATTCGTTAACAAGTTCTTTTACTTTTTGCCCGAGTATATTATATACAATAAGTGAAGTACTGCCTGGTTCAGTCAGGTCATATCTAATAACTGTAACCGGGTTGAACGGGTTTGGAAAATTCTGGTATAAGTTATAAATACCAGGTATTCCGGGTTTAAAGATACAAGTAACAGAGCTGGCAATATCTGTTTTAAATGCAGCATCTGATATATCATAAATCAAAGTGTTTTCTGCTGATGATATTTTAATTAAACAGTTATCTGATACCACTGAAGGGACCATCCAGCTATATTTACTGCTGTCAGCAGGATATGACGTAACAACATTATTCCAGTTTGTACCACCGTCAGAGCTAAAGTCAATATTAACATTAGATATACTCTGGGCTGACCAGGTAATCAACTGAAGCGAGCCACAGTCCCAAAGTTCTGAGCCGTTTGGTGAAGTGACAGAAACAGAAGCTTCCGGCTGAATTGAAAAAGAAGTATTGCATGTATCAGCTATAGTCCCATCAATCTGGCTTGTAATGCGCAAAAAACACTGACTGGAGTTCAATTTGGGAACAACCCAGGAATAACTGCCAATACGCGCATCAAGATTGTTTTTTACACTGAACCATTTGGTTCCGTTGTCTGTTGAGTATTCAAGTTTTACCTTTATAACTCCTTCTGAATTCCATGTGATATTTTGCGTGGAGCCGTTAATAAACTTTTCACCCCCGGCTGGATAAGTGATTTTAAGGCTGCCTGCAGGGCGTACTATATTACTTATTCTTAATTCATCAATATAACCGTCAAACTGAATATTACCATTTCCTGATGTGCCACCAATAAGCAAATTATTATTTGTGATTTTGGGTTTATGTGAAGTGTCAAATGTTATTGCAGCTTCATTGATTATCTGTCTTGTTGAATCATGCAGCAGGCACTTTAAAATTTTTGCTGAAACATTTCTTATAAATGTAATATGATACCATCTGTTAATACTAATGCTGGTATCACGAAAAACAACTTGTTCGGCACCTGAATCATAATCATAGCCGGCAGATAGAGTTCCATTAACCGGGTTAAGAATAAAGAAGTAATTAGCGCCCGATTTACTTAAAAGAAAAGGATAAGCAGTATTCCCGGTGCCCCATGAGTTGATTTTAAACCACAGGTCAATTGTCCAATCGTTGCTTAAGTTAATTGCAGAATAGTTTGGTATTTCAATATTACTGCAAACAGTTCCGGAATTATCAATTCTAAGTCCGTAATCAAGACCTGATTCGAAATTCCGGAAAAAAGAAATATCATGAGCCGGTGATGCTGAGTAAGCTGTATTATACTCATTTTTATAATTATTATTAAAGTGCAGTAAAGCAACGGTGTTATTGTCCCATATATAAGGGCCGCCGGTAACAGGGCTGTTTCCAACTGAAAATAAAGAAGTCTCTTCAGATATTTCAGAATTATCTTTATTACTTATTTTAACTTTGCATTCTGATGTTTCAATGGCCGGAACAGTCCATAAAAAAACACCATCAGCGGCGTCGGCCTCGGTAATATCTATCCAGTTTTTACCATTATCAGTTGTGTATGTAATTTTAACTATAGTAAACCCTTTTGCATTCCACCTTAAAGGAAGAGTGATACCTGACTGAATATAAGAAGGGATTGATTGAATAAGTGAAACTTCCTGAACATCATACACATTAAATACATTATCTGTTTTATCATATATGTTGATATTATCTGCGGCAGAGAGGCGTATTTTACATTCCCTTGAGATACCGGCAGCGTTTGTCCATGTATAACTGCCTGCAGAAGCAGATATATTATTTGCTATTACAGACCAGTTATAGCCATTATCCGTTGAGTATTCAATATTGATATTATTAACATTACTGCTTTCCCAGGTGATATTTATTAAACTATTTTGCTGCAGGTCTTCGCCTCCGTTAGGATAGGTAATATGCAGCTTCCTTCCGTTAAGTTCAGGTTCAAGATAAACAAACATCCAGTTCCTTTTTTCAGCATCACCGGAGCGGTAAAGAGACAGGTATTGGTCTGCCTGTTCGCCATAATCCCACCGTATATGAAAAAGATTTGATTCATTGTAGCCATCAGTAATAAACCAGTGATTCAGGCTTGCTGTCATAAGAGGCCTGCCGGCAGTCAGTTCTGATTTAACAATTTTTTCCCATTGAGCAGGAGTATAGGTGTCTCTTTCAATAAATTTAGATTTACCGGAATAATTAAAATAATGATGCATTGCTTCCAATATGCCATCCTGGGAGCCAGTACGCCATTGGTTATGCATGCCTACAGCAGCATGATACATAAGAGTTGCTATAGCGCCATAAACAGAATCCGGTGCACTATAGGGGACTAATGCAGGCATCCTGTCATATTTATACTCTGTGCCCTCAAAATCAGCAGACCATGAACAATTAAGGTAATCTGTAAAAGCTCTTGTTCCCGAACCTTTCCGCGGAAATTCCCAGAAACGCATTATATTAGTCATAGCGTCAGGGCCGCAGGCATTTCCGACTCTTCCATTTATATTCTCGTCATCTGACGCTGTAGTTTCAGGGTAGTAAGCATTTAACGGCCAGTTAAAGACAGGATATTCAATAGAAAGTAAAGGAGGAACTGAGGCAGCAATTTCCGAATAAGTAACAAATATAGGGGAGTAACTTACATCAGAAGCCTCAGAGGCATTACTAATTCGTATTCTCCATTCATAAGCCACAATTTCAGGGACTGTCCACAGATAATTCCCGTCTGCTGCCGGTAAAGATTCAGCAATGGTTGTCCAGCTATTACCATAATCAGTAGTATATTCCAGTTTTACATTGGAGATACCGGAGGCAGTCCAGGAAATAGACTGATTTGTTCCTGCCTTATAAGCGGAGCCTGCTGCAGGTGCAATAAGGGAAAGATTCTCTGTATAGGGCTCAATATTATTATAATAATCTATTTTTAATTGAGTATCAAAACGCAGCGTATTATAATACCTGTTTCCTGCGGCAGCGCCTACAGAATCCTCAAAGCCGCCGTTACCTGCCGAAGGAGAAGTGATGAAATATTTGTATTCATAGTAACTAAACTCTTCCAGTGTTTTCGTAATACTATAAACATAACCGGCAGTGCTTTTTATCATTTCATCATTTGTTTGCCAGTTATTAAACGAACCTTTGAGATAGACCTTATCCGCAGCCGGGTTAAATGTACCGGAATGAATTAACCCGGAAACATCAACGCGGAATGTAACATTTACAGATGCATTAAGTGGAGTATAAAACAGGAAGAGAAGGAGAGCTAAATAAACAAAAGACATAATACGGCAGGATGCAGTAATGCTTCTTTGCATAATTTTTCCCTTTAAGCCCCTTTGCAGAGCAGGCGGATTTTGCCTGATGCAAGATTTAATTAAATAATACAGGTTTTTTAGAAAACAGTTCCAAGAGAATGCTGCAGTTATTCACCTAAGCAAGTTGATAAATACTAATAGCTTAAATTATCCCTAAAATACGAAAGGCAACATGCAGAGATAAGAAATAAAAATGAGATTTTCCAATTAAATCAGAGGATTCCTTAACCTCTTATGAGTATGACCGGGATAGACATTTAAACTTATACTGCCGGATGTAAAAAGAAATTTTAATTCAGAATATCTTCAACTTTTCTTGATAAAGACGAAATGTCTTTAATATCATTAGGGAAGCCCGGCTCTATTTTTTTATTATTAACAGTTACTCTTAAAGCTCGCAGTCCATGGATTCCCTGCAGGTCTTCCAGCTCATAATCTTCAGGAGTTCCTTTCAGGTACCCGATATTTTCGAGGTATTCCAGGTAACGAAGATATTCAGTTGCTTCTCTTGGCTGAGAATAAATAATAGCAATCTTTCCCGGCTGTGTAAGCCTTTCGTCAGTATCCTTAATAAATGCTTTGTCTATGCGTTTTTTCATGATTTCATATCTCAGGTTATAGGTACCATCAACATCAAATTTCTTTTCATCCATTCTGAATCGTATAGAAAGAGGCTTATTTTGAATAAGGATTAAATGAGAAAGTTCAAAAGGTATTTTTAAGCTGGATTTTAATTCATCTGCTTTTTTAACAATACCGCATACCATAAGAAGCTGCCAGAGCCGGAGATTTTTAAGATAAAGCATGTCAAATTCACCACGCTGCAGCAGGGAGCCGCCTATATACATACCGTGTTCAACACCGTCAGTCTTGTATTTTTCAAAATAATGAGGCAGCATTGCCTGGGATATTTTTTCGCTCTCATCAAGGAATTTTGAGATTGTCTCATTTATGTGAGTGACGCTTTCTTCGTAGTTCCTTCTTTTAGCATATATAGTATGGAGCTGCGGGTCAAGTTTGGCATAATACTGCCTGATTAACTTTTCTGTTTTAGGCCCAAACTTTTTTATATGGTTAAAAACAGGTTCAATTTCTTCCTGGATAAATTCAATTACAGAAATTTCATCGCCGGAGTTCAACCCTTTTCTAAGCAAGTTAATATGTTTTTGAGTGTTATAAGACAGTTCTTTTAATACAGGAAGATTATTTGAGTCAAATGCAGAATTTATAATGTCGCCGGCAATTTCAAGATGAGCCACAAGGTCATCAACTACGGCATCATTTCTGAAAATAGAAGAATTTCTTATGTCAGATAAACCATAAAGCGGGTAAACATTATCAAATACTATCTCTTCCATTTCGGCAAGCTTATTTGTTTCTCTTCTGAAAATAAGATTTACCGCTGCTTTTCTGAAACGCCATTCTACTGATGAATGAATAGCAGTACACTCTTCTTTTATTACTGCCTGTATCTGTGTATCAAGTTCTTCCATACTGCGCTTAACGGCAGCAGCAAAAAGCATCAGGACGCTTTTAATCTTTATCCAGTTAAGGTAATTTATATCACCGGGATTAGGGCTGCCAAGCTCAAGCACACCTATTATTTTTTCTTTATAATACAAGGGGGCAATAAGTATATTCCGCAGCCCAAGTTTCATTAGTTCCTGTTCAACTAAAGAGCCGGATTTGTAATCTGCCAGGTCTTCAATTATTATTGTTTTCCTGTCTTTGGTAATCTGCTCATATATTGAGTTTTCAAAATTATCGCAATTAAAGCTGCAGGAATCATTTAGAATAAAACTGTCTCCAATTTTTCGTCCTAAATCTTTAAATTGGCTCCAGTCTTCTGGTATAGAAATAAGTCCCAGCCTCAGGTCAGGAAGTTCAAATAATGATTTTAATTTATCTTCAAGAATTTTAAATCTTTCCATTGAAATGATAGATTCTTTTTCAAGAAGATCAAATTTTAACGCTGAAACAGCTTCCTGTACTGTAACATCCATTGCCGTATAAGTTACAAAACCCTCAAAGATAAAATTTTCAACAGGCAGGGCGTTTAACCAGTTATCTATGTTATAAGGATCTTTAAGCAGATTGTTTATTTTTTCAGGAGTAAGCACAGGGAGGGTTCCTGTATGACTTATCTGAGTAAAAGAAATATCCAGATTAAACCGGTAATACTTATAAATTCCTTTGGAATGGTTTTTTAAACGTATAATTATAGGAATATCGGGATAGGCATTAACATTATAAAACTTTCTTAAAATAAGCAGGCAAGCGCTTATGATTTTGCCTTTGTACAATGCAGCATAGTCAATGCCAAGGTCACTTTCTTTTTCTATTTCAGCAGATTCAAATATTCTTTTAAACTCCGGGGTACTATAAAAAGACTTAAACTGGAATGGAACACTTGAAAGGCTTAACTGACTATCCCATTGAGAGGAAGCATACACAACACTCATTAACTGGTCAATTGTTTCTTTGTATTTTTCAACAATACTTAAGTCTTCAATAGGCTTATATAATTCAGGAGCTTTCTTCACATGCTCAAGTATTTGCCTGGCAATTTCTGATTTTAACTGGTTAGACTGTTTTGCCCTTTCCTCCCAGAACTCAATAAGGGGCAGAAAGCTTAACTGTGTTTTAAAAGGAAAATTATTAAACTCATTGCTGGAATTATTTATCCTCACATAAGGCAGGCTGTCGGTATTCATAAATATTTCTTTTGCTGTTGATCTGTTCATATATACAATTTCAAAATAACAATACAAGAGTATAATATTTTATGCTGGCAGTCAATACCACTGATAAAATACCAATATTCCGGTGTTTTATGCCGATTATTTAATAATTATCGAAAAAAAGTACAAATCTTTGAATGCCATAATACTGTTTGTTAATTTGGAATTAAAAATATTGAGATAATAATGAACTTGAAAAAATTTATTGCTATTTCCCTTTTAACAATTCTTGTTATAGCAAATACCGGTTGTTCTTCTTCAGTAAATACATTTAGCCGGAATACGGCTGGTGAAACAAATCCTGATACAGTTAAAGCGCAGAGATTTGATATGGGCAGGATGTGGACATTTGACAATCCGCCGGTTAAATACTTTAAAAGTGAATATAACTTCCAGCCGGACAATAAATGGCTGGAAAAAGCCCGTAAAGCTGCTTTAAGGTTAGGCAACGGATGTTCTGCTTCTTTTATCTCGGAAGACGGGCTGGTTATGACTAACCATCATTGTGTAAGAGGTATTGTAAACAGTGTAGCTAAAGAAAATGAGAACCTGTTAAGGGATGGTTTTTCAGCAAACAGTTTTAGTGAGGAGAGGAGGCTTGAAGGATTAACGGTATCTCAACTTGTTTTGATTGATGATGTAACAATTGAGTTAAGAAAAGCGATGGATAATGGTAAAGACGATGAGGAAAAAGTTATCCTGCGGGACATGAAAGAGAGGGAAATAAAAAACAGGTATGCAGAAAAAGATAATTCACTTTCTTATGAAGTGCTTTCTTTTTATAACGGAGGAAAGTATTCTGTTTATGGTTACAAAATTTATAATGATGTAAGGCTTGTTTTTGTCCCTGACCTTCGCACTGCAAAACCCGGCGGAGATTATGATAACTTCACCTATCCAAGGCATGGGCTTGACTGCGCTTTTTTACGGGCGTATGAAGAGGGCAAGCCTGCAAAAACACCGGATTATTTTAAATGGAATGAACATGGTGCGGAAGTTGGCGAGCCGATTTTTGTGGTTGGCAACCCTGGAAATACTGACAGAATTAAAACTATGAAACAAATTGAGTATGACCGCGATGTTTTTTATCCTGCCTATGTAGACCTGCTGGCAAAGATTTATAATGCACACCTTGATGAAGTAAACAGGACAAATGCTGAAGATTATAACCTGATTGCCAGGCTATATTCAATAGGAAATTCATTAAAGGTGTTGCAGGGTACTCTTAAAAGCCTGAATAACCCGGTTTTAATGGCGCGGAAACAGGATTTTGAGAATAATTTCAGAAATGCAGTAAATAGTAAAGAAACTCTCAAAAGCAGGTATGGCAGAGCCTGGGATGAAATATCAGATTTAACAGATGAAGCAAAAGCCGGTGCAAGAGAACTATCAGCATTCTCGCTCCCTTCGTTTTATAACTCTGAGTACCTGAATATTGCCCGTAATGCAGTGAAATATGCTAATGAGGCAGCTTATTCTGGAAGTGAAAAAACTAAGAGCCCGGATTATCTTGCTGACACTTATTACCCGGCAGGCTTTAATTTTAATTTGCAGGATAAAGTTCTGGCTGCCCAGATTGATTTTTATTATTCCCGCCTGGGAGCTGATAATCCGTTAATAATAAAGCTGACCGGCGGTAAAACTGGCATGGATGCTGTAGATTATATTAAAGACAAATCCTCCTTAACAAGTAAAGAAAAAATTAAAGATTTCTTTTTACAGCCGGCTGATTCAATATTAAATTCAAACGATCCTCTGATTAGGTTTATCCGTGAAGGTGAAGCAAGGTATGCTGAATTAAAAATAAAGAACAATGCTGTACAGGCAAAACTTGAGATGAATGAACAGCTCCTTGGCAGGGCATTATTTGAAGTTTATGGTGAAGCAATACCGCCGGATGCTACCGGTACATTAAGAATATCAGATGGTGTTATTGAGTCATATCCTTATAATGGGACAATAGCTCCAACCCATACCACATTTTATGGATTACTTGAAAAGTATTATTCCTTTGAAAAAAAATTCCCGTTTAATCTTCCGGCTGTGTGGGAAAAACTGCCCGATGATTTTGATTTAAGTGTACCGCTGGATTTTATATGTACAAATGATATAATTGGCGGAAACAGCGGCAGCCCGGTGATAAACAGAAACCTGGAGATAGTCGGGCTTGCATTTGACGGTAATTATGAGAGTCTTGCTGATAAATATATTTATACAACAGAACAGCGGCGGACTATTTGTGTGCATCCAAAAGGAATGCTTGAAGCAATACGCCACCTTCATAAGTTTAGCAGGCTTGGCGACGAGATAACAACGGGCAAAGCTGAAAAATAAAAAGCTGAGCGGACTGCATTAACAGTTGCTTCTTAGTCTTTTGCCCTTAGAGAAATACCAGGCCTGTTATTTTGGGACTAATGTGGAACTAAAATTGTAACATCTCTCAGTAAAAATTGAAGAAGTTTAGAGCTTCTGCATCCTTACGTCCCCACCCCATTTGCAGGATTTTAACTGCGTTACAATCCCGCAAATTGCCCCTCCCCGAAAAAGACAGGGGAGGGGAATATGAACAAATAATATTTTTCTTTTTGTGTGCCATCTTTTCATTATAAAAGTGTTTTATGTAATCGTTATTAAGTTGATATCTATGCCTTCCAAAACATGGGCTAATTTGATTATTTATATGTTTAAAAATGCTTAACAGCTTATTGTAATATATTTATATTTGTGTAAACAAAAATAGATTTTAATATGCCCCGCTGGTTAAAGATTTTTTTATCACTGCTTGTCTCTTTTTTGATTGTGGGTACTGCAGGTGCCATAATTTTCTATAAGGTTCTGTCTTCAACTTTGCCCGAGTATGAGGGTGAAATACCTGCAAAAGGAATTTCCGGTGAAATAGAAGTTTACCGGGATAGCCTTGCTATACCTTACATATATGCAAAGAATGATGAAGATGCTGCCTTTGCACTTGGCTACCTGCATGCACAGGAACGTTTATTTTCGATGGATATAATGAGACGTGCCGGAGAAGGCAGAATGAGTGAAGTATTTGGTGAAGAGACTCTTCCTTTTGACAAAATGTTCAGGACTATTGGAATAAGGAATTTTGCTTATAGTAATTATTACAGGTTAAACCCGAAGGTAAAAAAAATACTTGAAGCATACTCAAGGGGAGTAAACCGGTTTATTGAAGAAGGAAACCTGCCTGCTGAGTTTGGTGTGCTTGGATATGAACCATATAAATGGAAACCTGAACACAGTCTTATAGTTATTAGAATGATGGGATGGCAGCTTAATATGAGCTGGTGGTCCGATGTATGTTTTGCGAGAATGGTTCAAAGGCTTGGAGTTGAAAAAGTAAAGGAAATTCTTCCTGATTTTCCTGAAAACGGCCCATATATTATTCCACCTGCATTAAAAAATGCGCCGGCATTAAATACAGACCTTACACAGACTGATAAAAATTTTCGCTCATTTATGGGCTCTCTTGGTTCTCATCTTGGTTCCAATAGCTGGGTAGTAAATGGCAGCCTTTCAGCTAGCGGAAAACCAATTATTGCAAATGATCCGCATTTAGGCTACAGCGCTCCTGATATATGGTATGCTGCAATTATAAGAGCACCAGACTGGAGTGCTGAAGGTGTAACTTTACCCGGCGTTCCTGGTGTAGTTATTGGCAAAAACAGAAATATTTCCTGGGCTTTGACTAACATTATGGTTGATGATGCTGATTTTTATATTGAAAAATTAGACGGTCCGGGTAAAAATTATATGGTAAACGGCGAGTGGCGAAAGCTGGAGATAAGAAAAGAACATATTAAGGTTAAAGGAAAACCTGATGTTATTATTGATGTAAAATCAACACACCGCGGACCGCTGATAACTGATATTCACCCTGCTGCCGTTGTTTATCCTGACAAGAAGAATCGTCCTGTTATGAGTATGAAATGGACAGGCAATTCTTTTAGTGATGAACTTTTTGGATATCTTGAAATAAATAAAGCCAGTGGATGGAATGACTTTAAGACTGCCGTAAGTTACTTTAGTGTGCCGGGACAGAATTTTATCTATGCTGATAAGGATGGTAATATTGGTTATGTGTTTGGAACTCATCTGCCTGCAAGAGGAAGCAACAGCCCTACTATGGTTTATGATGGTACAAATGAATCAAATGACTGGAACGGGTATGTCCCCCAGAGTGAAATTCCGGTATTATTTAACCCGCCGGCTGGTTTTATTGCTTCAGCAAATAATAAAACACTGCAGGGTTTCCCTTATCACATAGGCAACCTCTGGGAACCGCCGTCAAGATATCAAAGGATTGTTGAACTTCTTTCATCAAAGCAGAAACATTCAGTTAAAGATTACCAGCAGTATCAGAGAGATATTGTATCCCCTTATGCAAGGGATTTAACAAAGTATTATATTGTTAATGCTTTTAAGGATAAAAAGATTAATAATAAAAAACTTAAACTTGTACTTGAACTGCTGCAGAAATGGGATTCTGATTTTGATGAATTCAGCCAGGTACCTGCAGTTTATGCTGAGTTTTTAAAATACCTTCTTCAGAACACATACAGGGACGAAATGGGGAATGATATGTATAATGAGTTCCTGTTTATGGCAAATGTACCTTACCGAAGCATAATGCAATTGCTTGAAAAAGGAAATATGGAGTATTCGAAGGAAATTTCTGACAGTGTTGCAATTCCGGGAATTGAAGGGGATTCAGTTAAAGTAGTTACGCGCACTGAAGTTCAAAGGCAAAAAACATGGTTTGACAATATTAAAACTCCACAGGTTGAAACCCGTGATGATATTATACGCCAAAGCCTGGTTGATGCAATTGATGACCTGACAAAGTTATTTGGAGATAATGTTGCTGACTGGCAATGGGGAAAACTGCACCAGGTTGTTTTTGAACATACTTTCAGCGGGATATCAGGGCTGGTTGATGATTTTGTTAATATTGGCCCATTCCCTATTGGCGGAGATGGAACAACTATCTTTAATACAGAGTACCCGTTTTTTGAAGGAGTAAAACAATTTCCAAAGTTTAATCATAAACCTTTTCAAAATACTGTTGGTCCATCCATGAGGTACATATTTGACTTTGCTAATCCGGATGAGTTTTACCTTGTACTGAATACGGGGCAGTCAGGAAATGTAATGAGTGAACACTATAAAGACATGACTAAAATGTGGCTTTATGGTAAATATGTAAAAATAAAAACTGACGATGCTTCAATCAGGAATGGCGGGAATAAACTTCTTCGTATTATCCCTGAATAAACATAAAATTAAATCTTCCTGCTGGTTCTAAACCAGTGGGAGGATCATATCTAAAAATACAGAACTGTTAAAATTCCCTCTGATTTCAAATCTTATCATTTATAAAAACATTGGATTATTTATTTTTATCTCTATTTGTGACTCTTATCAATGGCCTTTTTAACAAAATAAAAATGGACTTCTAAACAAAAAGTATAAACAATAATTTCATTTTCTTTGCCATGTAAAGTTTAACAATCCATTGGAAAGGTAATTAAAATGAAAACAACTGTTGCAGTGAATAATTATAACGGCAGGCTTCAAAAACCTATTGATTCAGGTTTTGACTATACTTCTACAACATCAGATGTAATAAAAGGATTTGACCTACGTGGAAAAACAGCTATTGTAACGGGAGGTTATGCGGGTATTGGACTGGAAACAGTTAAAACTCTTTCGTTAGCAGGTGCAGAGGTTATAGTTCCTGCCCGCAGTATGGATAAAGCAAAGATGAATCTGGCTGGTTTGAGAAATGTAAGGATTGAACAAATGGATTTAATGTCTCCCGAATCAATTGATGATTTTGCAGAAAAATTTCTTAAAACAAAAACGCCGCTTAACCTTCTTATAAACAACGCCGGTATTATGTGGGTTCCATTAGTCAGAGATTCGCGTGGCAATGAATCACAGCTTTCCACAAACCATCTTGGCCATTTTCAATTAACTGCCCGCCTGTGGCAGGCATTAAAAATGGCTGATGGTGCGCGTGTTATAAGTGTTTCCTCATTCGGGCATCAGATGGCGCCGTTTAATTTTGAAGATCCAAACTTTAATAATGGTGAATATGAGACCCTGACGGGGTATGGCCGCTCAAAGACGGCAAATAATTTATTTGCATTGGAACTGGATATCCGCGGACAATCATCAGGAGTCCGTGCTTTTTCTTTGCATCCCGGTTCTGTAAATGATACAGAACTCGGAAGAGTGGCGCCAATAACACTATTTCAGCAAATAGGAACTCACGATGAGAATGGAAATATTTACCCGGAAGTAGCGAAAAAATTAAAAACAATACCACAGGGAGCAGCAACATCTGTGTGGTGTGCTGTTACTGAACAATTAAATGGTATTGGAGGAGTATATTGTGAAAATTGCAATATAGCAGAGCTTGATACAGGCAATATTGACCATGTATATGATGATCCTGTTTCGCTCAGGGGTGTGCAGCCTTATTCACTGGACGAGGGAAATGCCGGTAGAGTATGGAAATTAAGTGAGGAACTAACAGGCATAACTTTTAGTGCTGAATGAAAATACCCTTGTAAAGTAAGGGGTGCGCTCCTTACTTTTTTCTGTAAAAAGATATATTTTAGCAAAATGAAGACTCATAAAGCACAATATGTAAGCTCAGAAATAAAACTTTCCAGTTTTGATGAGGCATGTTACAGCAGCGAAGTATTCCTGGAACATCACGCACTTGTGTGGTTTGTAAGCGGCCAGGCAAAAATAATCATGGCAAATAATGTGTATGTTTTTAATCCCGGCGATATAATCTTTTTCCCGCGCAATCAGCTTGCAACATTTATTAACTACCCTACAGACGGGAATCCATTTCAATCAGTTGTACTAACCCTTAGTATTGAACGCCTGAAAGATTTTTATATTAAACATAAAGTGTTACCGGCAAAAAATGTTTATCCTTCCAGAATAATTACTTTCGGGAAACATCCATTATTAGACAGCTTTCTTGCCTCACTAATGCCATACTTTGAAATGAAAGATGTTTTACCCGAAAACATGGTCTCAATAAAAGTGGAAGAAGCAATTAGTATACTAAGAACTATAGACCCGCTGATTGATAACCTGCTGGCGAATTTTGAAATACCCGGCAAGATTAATCTGGCAGATTTTATGGAAAAGAATTACATGTTTAATATTTCGCTGGATATGTTTGCCCGTATGACCGGCAGGAGCCTGACCACTTTTAAACGTGATTTTAAAAAATTATTTACTGCTACTCCTCAAAGATGGCTCACTCAAAAGCGGCTGGAGCATGCCCATTACCAGCTTAAGGAAAAAAAACGGAAACCCGGCGAGGTATACTTTGAATCGGGCTTCGAAAACCTTTCTCATTTTTCTTATGCCTTTAAAAAATATTTTGGTTATAATCCAACCGAATTAAAATAAAAACAAGGGAAGTGAGGTAATTACAGCATTATAGCTTAAAAATTTTAGTGCCCGGTATAACTCAAATAAAATCAATTCTTATTTTGCCTATCTTTTTGTTAAATTTAATAAAGAAAAAAAACTTTACAGGACATGAAAGTAACCGAGCATATTGCAAAGGCGAAGGAGCCTTTTATCAGTTTTGAACTTATACCTCCCAAACGCGGCGGAGATATAAAAGATGTACTTAATGTAATTGAAGACATTTCCAAATTCAGGCCGCCTTTTATTGATATTACAAGCCACGCTGCTGAAGTTTATTATGAAGAGACTGAGCATGGTATACAAAAAAAGATAAAAAGAAAAAGGCCTGGTACTCTTGGTATTTGTGCAATAATACAAAACAAATACAATATTGATGCTGTTCCGCATATTTTAACAAAAGGTTTTACCAGGGAAGAAACAGAAGATTTCCTGATAGAGCTTTCTTACCTGGGAATAGAAAATATTCTTGCAATTCGCGGGGATGACAGCGGTTATGAAAAACCTGTTCCGGAAGGAAGAAGCGCTAACAGGTATGCAGTTGACCTTGTGAAACAAATAAATGCCATGAATCATGGTAAATATCTTGAAGAAAACCTGCTTGAAGCCCGTCCTTCCAATTTCTGTATAGGTGTGGGAGCTTATCCTGAAAAGCATTTTGAAGCTCCAAATCTTAAAACTGATATCCGTTTTGTAAAAGATAAAGTTGACGCCGGTGCAGATTATGTTGTTACGCAAATGTTCTATGATAATAAAGTCTATTTTAAATATGTTGAACTTTGCAGAAGCGAAGGTATCAATGTTCCAATTATACCGGGATTGAAGATTCTGACTTCAAAGTCACACCTGATAAATATACCAAAGAATTTTTATATTAATATCCCCGATGAACTTGCAGATGAAGTGTATGCGGCAAAACCTGAACATGTTCCTGAGATAGGGGTTGAATGGGCAGCCAAACAGGTAGAGGAACTGCTTAATAATAATGTACCTGGGGTGCATTTCTATATTATGCAGAACTCCGCTCCGGTAAAAAAGCTAATGAGCCGATTAAAATTATTTTAGTATGCCAGTACGTGAAGTTTGTAATATCAGTGTGTTAATTTTTATAACCAGCAGGAATGTTTGTAAATGTTAAATATAAGAACCCGTGAAAGAAAGAAATTGAAGTGGGGCATTGCAGGGCTTGGCAGGTTTGCTGAACATTCGTTTATTCCTGCACTTGCTCATTTAAGAAAAAGCCGATTGGTTTCTGTTTACAGCCATGATATTAACCGGAGTAAAGAAATTGCCGAAAAATCAGGCTGCCCCGGATTTTACAATAACTATGATGATTTTCTTGCTTCTGACATTGATGTTGTATATGTGGCAAGTGCAAATCATAATCATTATGAGCAGGTTATTAAAGCTGTCCGCGCTGGTAAGCATGTGCTATGTGAAAAACCACTGGCAATAGACTCTAAACAGGCTGAAGAAATGGTTAAAGCCGCTGCAGATAATAATGTTCAGCTTGCAGTTAATTATGTTTTCCGGGTACATCCTCTTATCCTAAAAGCAAAGGAATTACTTGACGCTCAGAAACTGGGTAAGCTGATTTCTATACAACTTAACTTTAATATTGATTTCCCTCCGGGTACAAACTTCAGGCATGTTAAGGAATATGGCGGTGGTGCATTAAGAGACCTGGGAACTCACATGATTGACCTTTTACGTTTCTTTGGCGGAGAAATTGAGAGTATAAACGGTGTTGTGGATAATATGGTATATAAAAGTGATGTTGATGATTTTGCATCGGCTATAGTAAAGTTTAAAGAGTCAGGCTATGGATACGTAAATGTATCATTCAATAATAAAAAAGCATTTAACCGAATAGATATACTTGGGCATTCAGGGGCTGTTAGTATTGAAAACCTTATTGGGGCAAAGTTTGTACCTTCTAAACTAACCATATTGATAGATGGCGAAGCAAAAAAAGCTTTTATGAAGAGGGCGAATAAACTGCTGCTTTTTCTTAAATCAGTGCAGAAGTCGTTTTTAGCAAATGAAACTCCGCTTGTAACCGGTGAAGATGCCCTTATAAACATAAAATTGATGGAACAACTGGAGTCACAGAATCTGAAGAGCTGATTACCTGTGGATAATACTCCTGTTAATCATATTAAACAAAGATAAATTATAACATGCTTTGCGCTAAGCTCAGTGCGCTTTGCAAAATAAAAGCATTATACATGTGCAAGCCTAAGGTCCTACGCATGATAAATGGTAAAATGACAGAAAAATGAAAATAGCATTAATGTTAGGGGGAACTTCCCCTGAAAGAGAAGTATCAAAAGGAACTGCTGCTTCAATATATGCAGCTTTAAAATCACTTGGACATGAAATAGTATTAATAGATCCGGCCTATGGTGCCAAACAACCGGAAAAAGAAGAAGACTTTTTTAGTGAAAAAGATTATACCCCTGTATCAAACCGGAATTATGTTGAAGCTGTAAACTTGTCAATATTGGACAATGTAGAACTGGTTTTTCTGGCAATGCATGGCAAGTATGGCGAAGACGGTACAGTTCAGGCGTTGCTGGAGTTAAGGGGCTTAAAATATACCGGTTCAAAAATACTTTCCAGTGCAATCTCAATGGATAAGGAGATGTCAAAAATTCTTCTTAAACATTATGGCATCAATACTCCTGCATGGATGTCTGCAGGTATTAAAGAAAAAATAAGTGCAGATATAGCTGTCCTAATAAAGGAAGAAGTCGGATTTCCTTGTGTTATAAAACCAAATGACCAGGGATCTACAGTTGGCCTGACTGTTTGTGACAATGAAAGCCAGGTAACTGATGCAATTAAGCTGGCACATAAATTTTCTGATAAGGCACTTATTGAAGAATATATCCCGGGCAGAGAGCTAACTGTTGCTGTGTTTGATGGAAAAGCCTTGCCTGTCCTGGAAATTAAGCCAAAGCACGGGCTTTATGACTATGAATGCAAGTATACCAAAGGTATGACCGAGTATATAGTTCCTGCTGATATTACTAAGGAAGTTTGGGATGAACTGCAGAAATTAGCTTTGCTTACTTTTAAAGCGCTTGGGTGTGAAGGCTATGGACGCGTTGATTTCAGGCTTAACCCTGAAAATGTACCTTATGTGCTCGAAATTAATACACTGCCTGGCATGACAGCTACCAGCCTTGTCCCAAAGATGGCAAAGGCTGCAGGTATTACGTTTGAAGAGCTTATTGACAGAATTATCAAATTAAGTGTGTAAATGTCATTTTTATCAAAAAAACTGAATCTTTATATAATTGCATCACTGTTCCTTGTGGGAATAGCAATCCTGTTTTTTAATGAGGATGGAATCTTTAAATATGTAAAGCTTCAGAAACAGGTAAAGGAGTTAGGTGAACAATTAAAATCTGTTGAAGATGAAAACAAGCAGCTGCAGAATGAAATTGATTCACTGAAACAAAATGTCCCCGCAAAAGTTGAGAAGGTTGCAAGAGAAAAGTACAATATGATAAGAGATGGTGAAAAAACTATAAAGATGGATCCTAAATAACCGCAGGAAGATAGTAATGATGATTCCGCAAATACCTCTTGCCGAAAGAGTTCGCCCAAAAACTTTAGATGAATACCGGGGCCAGGATGCGCTTCTTGGCCCGGGAAAACCTATACGAAGGATGATTGAAAATGATGTTTTAAGTTCATTCATTCTCTGGGGCCCTCCCGGAACCGGTAAGACCACAATAGCCAGAATAATAGCCGAGCAGACTAATTCAGAATTTCACCAGATAAATGCTGTCTCTTCAGGGGTGAAAGATATACGCAGCATTATTGATATTGGGACACAAAATAAGATGGCTGGGCGGAAAACCATCTTATTTATTGATGAAATTCACCGCTTTAACAAGAGTCAGCAGGATGCACTGCTGAATTCAGTTGAATCGGGAGTTATTACACTTATAGGCGCTACAACTGAAAATCCGTCATTTGAAGTTATTCCGGCGCTAAGGTCAAGGGCAAGGGTTTATGTGCTTGAGGAATTATCAGCTAAAAATCTTGAAGATATTCTGGATTCAGCAATAAAGAAAGATGAATTTCTTTCCGGCCTTAATATAGGGGAGATTGATAAGAATTTTCTGATTTACCTTTCGGGCGGCGATGCCCGGTCTCTGCTAAGTATATTTGAAGCTGCGGTTATCCAGGAAATAAAATCTGACCCTGTTAACATTTCAAAAGAAGTACTGGAAAATGTAGTTCAGAAAAAGAATATAGTATATGATAAAGCAGGAGAAGAGCATTATAACATAATTTCTGCTTTCATAAAAAGCGTAAGGGGAAGTGACCCTGACGCTGCATTATACTGGATGGCTCGTATGCTTGAAGGCGGGGAAGACCCACTATTTATTGCCCGCAGGCTGGTTGTACTTGCTTCCGAAGATATTGGAAATGCTTCTCCAAACGGACTTGTACTTGCTGAGGCTGCATTCAGCGCCATTCATAAAATAGGAATGCCTGAAGCAAGAATAATACTTGCACAGTGTGCCACTTACCTTGCATCATCACCTAAAAGCAATGCAGCTTATATGGGGATTGAAACTGCACATGCTGATGTTGTTAATAAACCACTATACCCGGTTCCGCTGCATCTCAGAAACGCCCCCACAAAGTTAATGAAGAGTATAGGTTATGGACAGAATTATAAATATGCCCATAATTATGAAAATCATTTTGTTGAAGAAAATTACCTTCCTGAAGAATTAAAAGGCAAGCAATATTATTTCCCCACAGAAAATGGCCAGGAAAAAAATCTGAAAGAGCGGCTGAAATCTCTCTGGAAGAAGTTAAAGAAATACTGACTTTTGGTCAATGTTCATTAGTAAATAGTCATTGGGAAAAAGTTATAGTTAACAGGTGTCTATTTCCCTGAATTTGTGCCAATTGAATTAATATATGCATTTAGTCTTTTCCCTATAATTTCAAGGTCGCTAACTAAAGGCAAATATTCTGTCTCTGGTATAAGATTTCTGTTGAACGCCTTCCTGAGCCAGGTTTTTGTTTCGAAAAGTGAACCGCGTGAGTAGTAACAAAAGTTCCTATTCTCTTTATAGAAGTATCTTCCAAATCCTTTGCTAAGATTTGCTGCAACTGAATCTGCGGCCCTTACAAATTGTTTGCCGATAGTATCTTTTGCAAAATAATCCCATTTTTCTACTATTTGCCAGACTATTTCTGCCATATTCATTGACATGCTATAAACCTGTAATTCTTCAAGTTCCATAACCTTCCCATCATATGTTAATGAATTAATTTTGAGATTTTCCAATGACCAATGACCAATGACTAAAGTAATGCAAAAACTTTTCCCGGAAGCTGTTTTACTACTCCTTTAAATTCAAGTGAGAGGAGATGTACAAGACAGTCAGATGTGGAGAGGCTTGAGATGGCAGCTATTTTATCTATTTGTAATGGCTCCTGGCCAAGAGCAGATAAGATTTTCTCTTCGAACATATTAAGGTCAGCCTGCTGTTTGGGGATATTTTTACCCAGCACCGGTTTTAATTTTAATTCTAGTTCAACAAGAACATCCTCTGCCGAGCGGATAAGTTTTGCTTCCCCTTTTTGAATAAGAAAATTTGTCCCTTCAGACTGACGCACACCAAGGTTACCAGGTACAGCGAAAACCTCGCGGTTTTGATCAAGGGCAAGAGCTGCAGTCTGCATTGCACCGCCTGCAATAGCTGTTTCAACCACAATGCAGCCAAGTCCAAGTCCGGCAATAATTCGGTTCCTTTTGGGGAAATTAACCGCATCAGGCTTAGTCCCGGGAGCGAATTCAGATATTACTGCACCATGTTCCTTAATTTCATTAAAAAGCTTTTTATTCTCAGGAGGATAAACAACATCAAGCCCGGAACCTATGACAGCAACAGTACGCCCGTTATTTTTTAAGGCAGAATTATGTGCAATTGAGTCAATTCCGCGCGCCATACCACTGAGGATTGTTATGTTTTGTTCGGCAAGTTCACGTGCAATTCTTTCTGCCTGTATCTTTCCATAAGCAGTGGGCATACGCGTACCGACAATAGAAATCATATAATTTTCCTGCTCCAACAGGCTGCCGGTAATATATAGAATAAGAGGCGGATCAAATATCTTCTTAAGCAGCGGCGGGAACTCGCTGTCCCAGACAGTTATAATCCTTCCCCCAATCTTGTTAAGAACTTCAAGCTCCTGTTCAAGCTTTGTTTCAATATCTTCCCTGGAGCTATGAATGTGTAATACTCTCTTTGCCAGGTTCATGCTTATTCCATCAGCCTGGGCCAGAGAATGCAGATCAGCTGAAAGTATGTTTTTTGTGGTTTTAAATTTGGCAAGCAGGTTCCGGAGTTTTGCCGGCCCAATTCCTTCAACAGACAGAAGAAGTTTCAGATTTACAAGTTCTTCAAAACTCAATTTTGACATGAATAATTCCCCGGTTCAAGAATTACAAAGTTAATGTATAATGCCCGAAAGAAAAAGGCTAATCCCGCCTGAATTAACCAGGGAATTACAATAACAGAATTTAACTGTTTAAAAAAACAATTAATCCGGAGATACCGACTGCAATAAAATGCAGTAAGCGGGATAATTATTAAGTGTCGGTGAAGGCAAAAAAAGTCCCGCCGTAAGCGGGACGAAAAATTAAGCCTGGATATTGTTTTCAGGAAGAGAGGTTTCTTCCTTAACTTCTTTTTTCCTTGAGAATATAGATAAAGGGAAAATAAGGAAGTAGGCAATAAAAAGGATAATTGGGGATAAAACCAGCGATGCTGTGCTATCCCAATTGCCCATTGACATAACAAAATAACCAAGAATCAAGAGGGCAAAACCTAAAAACAGAAAAATATAGTTTTTCTTTTCCCAGTAAATACTAAAAGGAGAAGAAAAGACCTTTTTTGTTGAATGAGTATGAGAAACTTTCTTTTTTACAGTTGTTTTTGCCATTTTAAGTGTCCTAATCTAAAAATAAGTCACAGTCTAAAAAATTAAAAAAAGCCCAGTGATGGGGGACCACTGGGCTCGACTCGTTATCATCAAAAGGCAGGGGAGAACCCTTTGAAAGAGTCGGATTAAATATAAAACGCTGGAAATTGTTTGTCAAGGTTTAAGCTTTACTTATTTGATAGACAATTTTCCTGATAGTATCAAACTGAAGATAGGGATATTCTTCCCTTATGGAGTCAATAGCATCACCTGCACTTACTTTGCTGGCTCTAAGTTGTTTAAATTTCTTTCTGATCTGGTAATCTCGTACGGATTTTTCATCTATAAGTCCCTGCGAATTCAGGAGCTCATAAATATCGTCACTGATAAGATCGCGTAAAGGATTATCTATTTTTGCCTGAATGGTCTTCATCTGTACTTCCTTTCTTTTATTTAATACGGTAACCCTAAAAGATGGTATCAATAATTACTTTATAAACAATCTCCTTTGCAAAAAGTTCCAAAAAAACAACAAAAAAACCGATCACCCGAAGATATAACGGGACAAACCGGCAAGAATTTGCTAAGTAGGAAAAAGAGAACTGTTAAAATTTTCTTACCTTAGTAGCAAATCGATAATAATATAATCCTTTTTTTGTTACAAAAATATGATAAAAATCATAAAAGTCAAGGGTTTGAGAGCAGGAAACCATTGAATTATTGACTCCAATCCAAATGACAGCTAAAATATTATATTTAAATAGATTTGAAAATTAAAACAAATAATATAGTCTGTAATGTCATTGTTTCTCAAGTATTACAAGTAAATTTGTTTGCAATTTTTCAAGTTTAGCCTTTTGCGTAAATTTATGCCATATAAATAAAATATAAAATACCCACTTCCTTGTTGCATTAAGGTCTGAAATAAAAATCATTTTAATTATATTAAAATCAGGTTTTAGGCTTTCGAAACTTGCAGGAGTATTTAACTTGTGATAAGTTGGAAATACATCTTCATCATTAACCTTGAATAATTTTGTAAGAATTTTGTTTTTAAGAGAATATGGGAGCAGAATTTTGGGAATAAATATAAAAGGGCTGAGTAAATTTGTGGTAAGAATTATTAAAATTCCTCTTTTTTTAAGTACTCTTTTAATCTCATTTATATATTCATGCTTATTTTCAAAATGTTCAGCTACAAAACGCAGAGTTACGATATCTGCGTAATCAGAAGGAAGGGGTATATGCCTAATATCTGCTTTTATAAAATTACTCTCTTTACAGTCAACAACATCAACTCCTATGGCCTGTTTTACCAGATTTTGATGTGTTAGTACCGTATTATTGAAGCCACAACCTAAATCTATCCAAACTTTAGATTTATCAAGGTATTTTAGAAGTGTGTCCGTATAAACTTCCCAACGGGGTTTAAATAATGGTGAGAATTTATTAATTGTTTTCTGCGACCATTGTAAGTTATCCATCTTATCTTATAATTTTTATTTTTTATCAATA